>Ga0156379_139_pt1 | contig 21610 bp, 14 predicted proteins | sample RifOxyA3_FD_108023 | JGI IMG/M metagenome (GOLD analysis project Ga0156379, IMG submission 108023) | Candidatus Raymondbacteria bacterium RifOxyA12_full_50_37
AAAATCTGCAAGTCCGGTTCTGTGAGGGGGTTTGTAGTGTCTTCCCACGGGCTTTATGCACAAAGGAGGTGGCTATGAGTTCTACTCGACAAAGCGCGACCCTTACCGTCGATTCCAGGAACCGGATTTGCCTGACAAAGATCCTTGGATCCGAGAAAATCAGCTCGGTTGTGGCCCATATGGAAAATGAACGTATCATCCTCGATCCCATGGTTGAAATACCAGCCCGGGAAGCCTGGATTTACAAGAACAAAAAGGCGCTTGCCAGCCTACAGAAAGGTCTCTCGCTGAAAACCTCAGTCAGCCGCGGTTCCTTTGCGAAGTATGCGGAAGAATGAGTTTTACGCTGGTATTCAGTCCTGAGGCAAATCAGAATTATTCAGCGCTTGAGAAGGATCCCTCACGGCGGGAAGTCCTGAAAGCAGTACGAAAAACCCTTGGATTTTTAGAAACCAATCCGCGTCATCCCTCATTGAACACCCACGAGTACCGCACATTCAAAGGTCCTGATGGCGAGAAGGTATTCGAAGCATACGCACAACAGAACACGCCTGGGGCATACCGTGTTTTCTGGTATTATGGCCCGGAAAAAGGTCATATCACCATCGCAGCGATCACACCGCATCCATAATTGGAAAATATGTTTATTGGCCGGCCTGCGCTTGGCGGATGCTTTTTCTTCTGTCTATAACCTCGGCAAGAACAGGGCGCCGCCGGGCAGCATAAAAACGATAAAAACCGGCACAATAGTTGAGATATTCTTAAGGTGTTTCCGTATCCCCTGTATTTCTTCGCGTGTCCATTTTTCCCCGGTATTGCGGGGTTTCATGAGCAGCTGCATGAGGCCCCGTACAGCGAATATTTCACCCTGGAAATACGCCTTGTTGGCCTCTAGGAGCCTTTTAAAATACTTTCGTGCAGGGTATCATTGGTTGCCGGTTTTAATGAATTGGTTATAGAAACAAAAGACTGGAATAACAAGTGAAAAAAAAGCCGCTGCCTGGCATAGGCAACGGCCTGATGGACCTGCTTTGGATACCAAATTATCGAATCAATGCGAATCTCTTATTTCCGGAAAATGATCCGATTGTATAGGATATGACATAAATTCCGGAAGATACTGAAAGGTCTTGGTTGTTTTTCCCGTTCCATACAATAGAGTTCATTCCAGCTTTTGCCGTGGCCGAGGCAAGTTGTTTTACAAAAGCGCCCCTGCAATCATATACTTTAATGGAAACGTTTTTGCCAGCTTCAGAAGCGGGGACCTGGAAACCAACTGTTGCGGATGGGTTCGCTGGATTTGGTTGTATGCTAATAAGATTTAAAATAGCATTACCGTTCAACGCGGTACCTTGTGTCGCCGTACCGCTGAATGAATACACAAGCGGAACGCTGTAATCAGCCGGGCGATAGAGGTCTGAGAACTTTGCCCAGGCCGGAGGACGGCTCTTTGTCTCGGTGTCTAAAAAATAGCCAATAAGATGATTAAGATTATGGGCATTTACAACCCCTGCATACCGTGGATTGTGAAGATACTTGCCGCCATCGATGCTTGCCATGGTGTGAAGATAATGAACGGCGTCAGCAAGCATATTGTTGATGGTAAGACCAGGAACAGTGTTTAGGGAGGTCTGGACTGCGGAATGCAGGTCTATCACGGGAATATGGTATTCCATGCCGACCGCTATCATTGAATCCGTGTATTCTTCATACAGGGCAAGCGCGGCAGGGCTTCCCCAGCCCCCGCCAGGAACAGCCATAGGCGTTGTAATTAAAATCGGGATTGTATTTTTTGAAATAAGAAAGTCAACGATCCCTCTCAGGTTTGTAGTATAGGTGGACGCGGGGACTCCGGCTGCCCCGTCATTGGCGCCAAAATGCACTGTGCAGAACGCCGGTCCGCCGTAGCAATGATTGTTCCAGGCTCTTTCTACATTTGCAAGGCCCCAGGACATCTGCATGCCGCTCTGGCTTCCCCAGAAAGAACCATGGCCTGTTGCCCGCATGCCTCCGTCCTGGCCGCTGTTGCATGTTGACTGGTTAACGGGATTCGATCCATTGTAACTGCAGTTTACGCCTCTGGAGCAAATCCATGCTGAATCATTGTACGGCTGGTAATACCCATACATCAGGGGACTGTGGGCCCGGGGATCGGTCAATGTTGTGTAAAGTGTCATGGCGCTGTTCATGCCAAATGCCTGGGCATTGGACTGGCTATCGCCCAGATGCATAACCATTTGTTCGTTAACAAACTGGTAATATTCGGTTGATCCGGCCGCGTTAAAAGCGTCGTTCAAAGCACGGCAGTTTGCGCGCGTTGCGGAATCGAGCGCCAGAACATATACTTGAAACGTCTGGGTTTCATCGCCATCAGTAACGGAAACGGTATTACGATACGCTTGTTCCATTGTTGGATACCAGCCCAGCTTGCCGTTTTCGGTATCAATTACCATACCGGTTGGACCTGTTAGAAGCTGCCACTGGGGTTGGGCAAGATCGCTTACCATGGTATATTCATATGGATGCTCTGACCTCATTGCAAATGCGCTCAGGGGTGGTAAGGAAGTTATTGCCGCAAAACCGGAAACCATTAATCCCGCAAGAACTAAGAAACTCGCGCTTCGAAAAATGTTCATATCCCTCCCTTTTTGGTTGTTAATTCATTTATTAATATATATAAAATGTCTGATAGTTGCAATAGGCTTGCCGCTTTTGGCTGAAAACCTCTCAATCTTTTTCAGGCATTTCTTTTGGATAATTTAAAAAAGTATTGACAAATCGGATTTGCTATGGTATATAAATGGTATAGGCTATACCAAATAAACTGGTATACTGCCAAAAAGGAAGGTTTCATGCTGGTTGAAACAGAACAATACACATACCAGAAGATTGCGGAAGACCTAAAACAAAAAATCACTGTATCCAAGTTTGCGGGCAACAGGCTTCCTTCTGAAAGAACATTGGCGAGGGAATATAGTCTTAACCGAATGACCATCCGGAAAGCCCTGGATATCCTTGAAAAGGAAGAAAAGATCTTCAAGCTCGGTCCAAGAGGGACGTTTATCGGCAAGGAGCCGCTTGATGCAATAGAGACAAAGCAAAAAACAATAGGGTTTGTACTGGCGAACAGGGAGATTTTTGACGAACATCCATCCCTGAAGCAGGCGCGTATTTCCGTTGTTGTTGCCGGATATCTCCTGTATCCGGATCCCATAGAAAATGAGTTTAACAGGGTGCTTGTCGACAGCGTTGGATATGGCCGCTGCGCCACGGAATACCTGGCCACACTGGGTCACCGGAGAATAGCCCTGATCAATGGACCATCATATCAAAAGTTTTTAAATGTTCATTATGGGTATCTAAAAGCGATCACCGATGCCGGTATTGCCTATAACGAAGACCTTGTTTTTCGATGCGAAAAGGACGCGCTTGCTGATGGATATAGGATTGCGCGTACGATTATTGACACTGTCCGGCCAACGGCGATTGTCGCTGCCAATGACAGGCTTGCGCTGGGTGCGTTGCACGCCTGCGCTGAAAAAGGCCTCACGGTCCCTGGCGATATAAGCATTATCGGGGTAGGCGATTTTGACGACAGTAGAATTTCAAACCCGCCACTTACAACAATCGGCATTGACAGGGAAGCACTTGCCAAAAGCGCACTCGACCTGCTGTATGGACTGCTGCGGCATGGGCAACGGTCATCTCCGCAAACATGTGCCGCCCCCTTTCGACTGATTGAAAGGCGATCATGCAATAAAATAGCGTAAACAAAGCGATTAGGGGGGATTCTATGGGTATGGTAAAAGCGTTCTTGCTGTTTGTTATGGTTGTCAATATGACAACCATTTATTGCGCGTTCAACGACTGGTTTGCAACCTGGGCAAGGAACCAGCAGCCCGATTATGCCAGAATAATGCCTGCGAGCGGCGCGCAATGGGATTCCATACAAGCGATAATCCGCAATGGCATGCAAAGCACATTGAGCCTGGAAAAGTTGGACCCGTTGTCCGGAGTGCGCGAAGGGGTAGTGGCAGACCATGGGACATATACGGCGCGTTCGGTTGGAATACCAATTGTTGCTTTCCGCGGACTAAGCAAAATTGATGTGCCGCTTACTCCTTCAGGTTCCACAATTCATGTGGACCCGAGTTTTTCTCTTACCCTTTCAATAACCAATGGGATCGGCGCCCGGAAACCTACGTTCATAATGATTTCACCAGAAGGCGATACCGGGCTTTCTGTAGTGCGGGGCATCCTGGCAGGCAAGGGGTATGCGGTAGTTGCAGCCACATTCAGAGGTACGGGAAACAACAGGGTTTTAAGGACAATCGCCCAACGCCGTCGTTATTGACCCCGGACCTGATCAGCGACTTTTGGGTCAGAATTTTCGGTGTTCCCACGCTGGGTCTTATGTATTATGATGTCAAACGCGTACTCGATTATCTCCACACGGTCCCTTGGTGCGACACCACGAAAATAGGCGTTGTAGGTGAAGACATCGGCGGCATAACCGCCTTGATAGCAGCAATGATGGACGACAGGGTCGATATGGTTGGCACAAAGAAACAGCTTTATTCATGGATGCACGAACCTACCTCGCACAGGCTTTTTGTCCATCCGGTTTATTCCAAGCCCCATGACGCATCGTGGCATGAAGCAAGTTGGCCCTATGGTGTTGGCAAGTACGCTGACATCACCATGATGGCCGGCTTGGCATATCCTTGCGCGGCATATGTGAATGGAGGCGATGACTGGTACAATATCTATAGCGCAGGCGATGGTAATAACGCCCGCACGCCATTGAACCAGACTGATCTTGCGTCAGCTTATACATGGTCGACTGATGTGTTTGCGAACATGGGCAAATCCCAGAACATCCAGGTAAAAGCAGGGGCTACTGACCAGGAAATGGCGGACTGGTTCGAGGCCAGGATCAATGCGGGAGATATTATTAACCGGACCCAAAGACCAAATTCCGCGATACAGACAGCGCAAATACAGCATGAAGGCGGCCTTACGATTTCGCCCAATCCTTTCAATCCAAGCACGAAAATAGCTGGCAGTTGGCAGCTGGCAGTTGACGGTAAAAATAATGTCATTGAGATATTAAATATTCATGGAACATTGGTCCAAAAGCTGCACACTGCCGGCCGCCTGCTGTCTGCTGGTATTACCTGGGACGCTTCGGCACTGCCGAGCGGAGCATATCTTGTGCGTTTTAAAACCGGAGGCAGGATATGTACCGAAAAAGCGGTATTATTAAAATAAGCTGGTTTCGGCGTGTTATCCGTTGATTGTTACATTTCCTTTGTAGGGGATGACACCGCGCGGGACAGAACGCGTTGAAAGCTCTCTCGGCTTGGTAAAAAATGGATCATCAACCACATGCCGAATAAACTGTTCCCTGAATTTCGGATGCGCGACCGCGGCGATTGCAAGGGCCTTTTCGCCGACCGTGAGGTCCCGTAGATCAGCAATGCCGTATTCGGTCGCTATCACAACACCGTCGTACCAGGTGGCTGTCAGGCTGACGCCCGATGGGTGGGTAATGGAAATTTTGGATTCTCCTTTGTCCGTCACACTGTTGAACGCGATGATAGGGACGCCATACGCATGGTCTCCAAGCGCGCGTATGAAATCAGGCTGCCCGCCTACGCCTGAATAATACCGCCTTGCGTCGATAAAGTCGGCCCATACATTGCCGAAAAGGTCGACGCCGATGGCTGTGTTGACAGAGAGAAAAGGCGCGTTCTTCCGGATGACTTCCGCCGCGTTCGTGTACGTGCACGCCCGCATCTGGACGCTTGTCCGCATATGCACGAAGTCGTATAGTTCCTTTGATCCGGCGATCATGCTTGTTGTACTGTACCCCGTGTCTACTTTTTTGCGCCGGTTGTTCACGATCCCCGCTTTTTGCAGAAGCATCAGTCCGTCGCCATACAACTCGGTCTGGATGCCGAGGTCTTTACACCCCGAATCCCGAATGGTGGCGATGACCGCGTCCGGGATTTTTCCAATGCCAACCTGAATGGTGGCGCCGTCCTGTAAAAAGCGCCCGGTGATCAGCTCGCCGATACGCTGTTCCTGGGGTGACAGGTTCGCATAATCCGGCGCCGGGAAATCGTATACCGGCTTTATGCCTTCATCGCACACGAGATAATCGATCGCCGACGGATCTATGACGCTCTGACCTTGTGTAAATGGCATGGATGGGTCGAGTTCCGCAATGACCATGTCCGCGTTCGCTAGCGCGGAGTACAACGCTTCCACGGAAAGACCGAGGCTGAACTCGCCTGTTTTTTCGTTCCTGGTGACCTTTATAAATACGACATCGGGTTCGAATTCGCGGCCCGCGCCGATCATTCTTTCAAGGTTCGCCAGCGTACAGGGAAGATAATAGGCCCTGCCTTCGTTCGCGGCCTTTCGAACATTCTCCAACGAAAAGATGGAATAGGTCATGACTTTGTCCTGGAGACCTTCCGCGACATAGGGGACCGGGCCTTGTAATAGGATATGCACCATGCGTATGAATGGCAGCCGGAGACCCCCGTTTTTTATCGCCTCGGTCAGGACCTCGAGCGAGGCCGTGGGGGTAGCGGTGTTTGAGCCCACGTAACAGGTGATTTGCTGTTCTCCTCGAAATTTATCGGCAATGACTTCGGCTATTTTATCAAGTGATATGCTTATAGGTGCGCGGCTCATGTACAAGCTCCTTGTTTGAAGGCGTTATTAAAAATACCTGTTGTGGGTCTGAAAATCAATGCAAAAAGAACCAACGGCCAAAAGGATAAGATAATTACCTGAGCGCAATCATGATGGTAAACGGTTATCGCAGCACAATCGCCCGTTTTGTCATTATTTTATTATGTACGGCCATGGTTATAAGGTAGATCCCTGAAGACAGTCCCTCTGTTTTCCATGCCATACGGCCGTCAGGCCCGCTGTTGGTTACCGGCAGGTTCCGGACAAGATGGCCGTATATGTCATATATGGTCACCATCGCATGCCGGATTGCCGCGGGTCCGCTTATGGCAATTGTCGTACCTGCGGTGAACGGATTCGGATACACGGCAAGGTCCATTGCCTCATTGTCCAGCAGTGCCAGGAATTCCGTGTTATCGGCCGGATACTCATAGGCGCCGGCAGTGGCGGGGTTGTGCCTCGGCTTCCCTTCTATATCAACCGTCACCTCGGGAATAAAGGGCGCTTGATGGGGTTGGATCACATGAAAATCATTAGTCCCTGCGCTGGAAAAGACCGAGCTGCCGGCGATGATGACATTGTCCGCCGCGCTGCACCCGGAATTGATGCTGCCGGTAAAATACAAATTGTTTCTCACGGGTATCTGGTTATAGCAGCTGCTCATGCTGCCCGCAGCCGCCGGGTTCCATATTGTGTTGTGAAAGACCCCCCCATGGGTGACATTCGGGCCCACTTCAAAAGCGACTCCGTAAGAAAACCGCGGATCGGTGTCTGTTGCAACAACAATGTTGTTATATGCCCGCATGTAATTACCTCCGGAAGTCGAAAAACCCAACCGGGCCCCCATGTTGCAGTTTTCAATGAGATTGCCATACACGAACATAGAATCATCGTTCCAGATAAGGATGGCATCCGAATTGTAGCTGTCACCCCAGTTGCCCTGCCTCATATTCAGGAAATGATTATACCTGATTGTCCAGTTGACTCCTGCGTGAATGGAAATCCCCTGCGTTTCATAGGTGCTTTCCTCGAAAAGGGCGTCGGAATAATGGAGGAACGAGCATTCCAGGACAGCGTCGCGGCTGCTGACATATCCATTAGCTGCCGCCACTTTGATCATTTGGCTGCCGCAATCCCACAGGTCTATGTTATGCATGATGATGTCCTTGCCGAAATACCCCGGGCCGCCGTCAATTTTGATCATTTTTCCGGGAAAATTGCGTATGGTCAGATCGGCAATGACAAAATGTTCGACGTTCCGCAAGCCGAGAAAGTTCGTGACCCCGCAGGTACTCGGGCCGCCGTATTCGCTGGACTTCCAGTAATCCGGACTTGTCGCAGGATCTAGCCCAACGAGGACCACGTCCTCTTTCCGGCCGGTCTCGCCTTTCACCATGACGCAGGTACGTTGCGCGCTTTCGCCTATGGTAAGCATGCGGCAGCCGAGAAGATATGGTTGCGTGCTTGCCTCAATAATATAGGTCGTGCTGTCGGTTTTGTTCAGCTGGTTGAGGAACTGCATGAAGTTTATCGCGCCGTCTCCGCCCAAATGGCTGACTTTGACAAGTGTATTGGCGGCGCAGGGCGCATACTCCTCAACATGCTGACGGTGCCATTCCGTGCATCCGCAGGAAGCGGGCGGCCAGTTTGTTTGCGCATATGCCATGACTGCCGCGCAAATAAGTATTCTTGCTATCAAGTTGCAACGCATGTCTCTTTTTCATCCTATCTAAAGCATGAAAAGAGGTCAGCTCCGCTACAATGCGCAACGGAGCTGACCAAGGGGGTTGTTTATTTCATGAAAACGAGTTTCTTCAAATACTGCTTGCCCGAGACTGTTGCCCTCAATATATATACGCCATTTGGCAGGCTTTTTGGGTTCCAGATTATGGTGCTGCCGTGTTTGTCAGACAGATTGTCCACCATATTGCCTGCCACGTTATATATTTTCAGCTCAGCACCGGACACGGGAACGTTAAAATGCAGCGTGATGACTGTCGAAGGATTAAAGGGATTGGGGAAAACCTCGATAGACCCTTCTATACCGCATAGCGTTGCCTCTTTTTCAATATCAGACACCAATGCGCTCGCAATTTCCATACGGTCCCAGAGGCATGTACCGCTCAGGGAGTTCACCGTATACCCTGTGTTTGATGTGAATGTATTCTCAACAATTCCCGAGGTTGTGCTATGCGTTATTTTGACCGGGCTGCTGCTGACTGGCCGGTTGGATTCTTCATAGTGACCGTATATGCGGATCATCTGCACGTTGGTCATGTATTTTACCCATACTTTTTCCGGCGGGTCCTGGTTTATTACCGCAGCACGACTCCAATCCCGGGTGGTCCCGGCGCTTCCCGTGGTGAACACCACAGAGGTGTCGTATTCAAAGACCCAATGGCAGTCGTTGCTTGGACAAGTGCCCACCCACGATCCGGATATCCAGATAGGTGTGAAGTTGACGCCATCAGTACTGACCTGCATCTGAAGGGACGAACTCCTGGCAAACGCGCCGCCAATGCTAAGCCAGCGGACCTTTGCGTTTCCTGGAGGATCTACAAGCACCGTGGCCCCGGTGGCGCGGCCAGTAAGACTGCTTGGATTATGGTTTGAAATGGTGGCAGGAAGGTTGGCCGTTGTATCAGATAAGTCCAGGTTAAAGAGCATGATCTTTGTGTGAAATCCAAAACGGTCGCCTGTGCGGTACTGCATTTGTGTGGCGCCGGATATTGTGGGAAGCGACACGGGCGCCACGGAAACTATTGTTGATGTATTGTACTCCGTAAGTTTTGCGCCATTCATCAACTCAACTTTAATAATGTATTGATAAAACCCATATACAAATTCAGTAAAATCAAATGCCTGTGTCCCGGTGACGCTGGTCCCCAGTATTTTCCAGGTATGGCCGTTGTTCCTGGAAACTTTAACATTGGCATTCCCGGTAATGGTTATGTTGGCCACAGCGCCTTGTGTCATATTTACTTTATTCTGAAGATCAGAGAGGGTGGTGCCGTTTTTACCACAAATGATATAGGGAGTAAAAAGATCGAACATGACAAAACCACTGGCGTTATTAGAGACCTCAATACCGTCGCTGACATGGCTGACATTGCTATCTAAATAGACGCCGTCTTCATAATCCTCATAAAGAGCATTCAGGTTTGGCTGGTACTTTAAAATTCCCATACCCGGATATATATAATTGTTTCCATTGCAGAGCGCGCCTGGTTTGCCTGTTGCAAGCATGCCGTATTCCTTGGGTCCGGTATAACTGGTGGAAAGAATATGGGCGCCCACGTCAGACCATTCCTGGAAATAAGCTTTGTTATCGTTGTAATAGCGGGTACTGTCCGCTCTCCAGTATCTGGTAAAGGTCTCGCCCATTCTCAGGACAAAATCCATGGTATGACCGCATTCCCAAAGCCGGTGTTCATATACGGTATCTGCCGGATGGTTAGCACCCCAGGTGCGGATGATGCCGTCATCAATGGAACATGCATAATCCCCATTTTGCACCCACTCTGGGTGTCCCCATACCTCGCCCGAACTGGCCACTACACCATCGGGCCTGGTGACATATCCGCGTAAATCTAAATCAAAGTAATGGGGTGCGCCGTCATAAAAGACTTCCATTATTCCATGACCCGGCCATTGACGTCCAATACCCATGCCCACTCCGGCCTGGTGCATGGCAGCGCTCATATTATCTCCTTCATTTGCACAATAACCCCAACCAAAGATGTTCACTGTTTTCACAGGATCACGAGAGAGCTTATAGGGCCAGCGATCAGTACTAATACTACTATTAATTGAAGGCTCGCCAATGCCAGCCACACGAAGGATACCCAGGTCTTTGGAGGCCATGATATCAAAGATACCAATGGCCAAGTCCTGCTTGGTTTTACCAACAAGGGTATGATAATTTTTAAAACTTTCCCAGTTACCACTCCAATCGGGTACATTTTCTGAAATGATCCATGGGGAATAAACTACAGAAAAAACAGAAACAGCGTAAAAAATGACAAGAACAGAAATTCTGGAAAGCATATTACCTCCTTCTCTTTTAATATATATCCTGAATACATAAAATACCGGAAAAATAGAAATTAAAAAATGATAGAAATACAAATAGTACTTACTATTCTTGGAAAATACATGATTTTTTTATACATTACCATGTATTATCATGGGCGAGATTGTCTCCCCCCTCGATAGAAGAACCGCTGATTGTGATCACGTACGATCTCGGGTCCGGTGAGGGGAGAAATTTCCTTCTTATTTGATAACCATTACATGCTTTATCAGCAACAAATTCCCAATCCGCGCCTTGATAATGTATGTCCCGCTGGGGTAATTGCTTGCGTCCCAGATAAATTGCACTGTGGCGGGATTCGTTTCTGGCACCCCTATTAAATTACCCGCTGTTTCTATTTTACGCCCATTCAAATTATAAACATCTAATTTTATCCTCTGTGTTCTCAGAGCTTCTGTGGTCTGTATTTGGATTATAGTTCTCGGATTAAACGGGTTCGGATATGCTGTGATACCCATCTTTAGCGCATCGTCCGTTTTTCCGGTACGCGTTGTGGTCACATTCCTTCTCTGCAGAGACAACCAGGAAAGGGCTGCCCTGTAATTGATCACATGACCACCATTAAAGACCGTTATGCGGCAGTTGTTCGATGTCCTGCGAAACAAAACACCCCCGGTGCCATAAAGGGGGTCATAGGGCGCCTGGCCTGCAAGCGATGGCGGCACCGCATGCTCGGTCGCAAAATACTCTATTTCTTCATTGGTCAGCGTATCCTCGGGTGCGGCCACGGCATTAAAGGCGCGCAGGGATTGGCTCACCGGAACAGTCCCGTCATTGATACCGCCATTGATGTCAAGATTGAAATCCGTCGCATTATGGAGAAAATGTATGGGCGATCTATTATAGGATTGCGCTGCTGCCGCGGAATCGGTTGTTGGGTTTCCCCCGCAGGCATTCTGGATTGACTGCCAGAAGGTGGAACCTAATTCAATACTCTCCTGGTACCATGCTGTGAGGTCTGATATGCCAACCCATGCAGAGGCGCCGCCCCAAATATGAGCGGCCTTGCCCGACATGAGCATGGTGGCATGCCCGCCGCCAGAAAGACCTATGACATAAATACGGTTTGTATCAACCGTGACCTGGGATTTCACATATGCCACGGCATCAATTATATCCTGCACAACAGCATTGGAACCGGTTGAAATAGGATGACCGTTTGGACCTCTAAAATGGGGGGCGATAAATGCCCACCCGCTGTCAACAGCCCACTGCCCGTAAGGCTCGCTTAATGCGGTATTATAGCCCCAACTCCATGAATGCAAACCAACCAGCAGCGGCACCGGACCCGATGCACTTGGTTTATAATACATGGCTGGCTGCAGGGAAGTATCAATGGAACATGGATACACAATATCCTGAACCTGCGCTGGCCAATCTGCCTGCACTGAATAAATCATTCCGGCAATAATGGAAATACATTTCCAGATCATTTGCACCTTCCTTGATAGGTGCTATTAATATATAAATATTATTACAGGAGAGCGTCCGGTTTAAAGGGGGGGATGGGGTGATAAACCGGACGCCCCTGTATTTATTTCATCAACACGATCCCTTTGGCATATGCCTTGTTTCCGGCTTTCACCGTGATCATATATATTCCCGATGGCCTTTCCGAACAGTTCCATGAACGGACATGGTTTCCGGCTGATAGACGCTGGTCTTGGATTTTCTCTATAAGCCTGCCGTTTGTATCGTGCATTGAGATCCGGACATCCGTTGGTACCGTTAAATTGAAAGAGATTGAAACAATGGAATTGAACGGGTTGGGAAAAACATCAAGCGCAATTCCTTTGGTATCCGTATCGGACCAAGTACTCTCATTGATCGAATTATCCGGAGCTCTGCCATACCTTCTGATGAATTCACGATACACGGAATTCATGACGGTTTGGTAAATCGTTTCTGTCACATTGCACTTATACAACCAAACATTGGCTGTCGAATCGGACGCTGCCTGCAGGCTCATATTAAAACCGTTGTCAAAAACAGCTCTGAAAGGCCTAAAACTGTACATCTTTATAAAACCTGGAACAGAATCCGCATAATCCAGAAGAATACGGTTGCCACCGTAAAAAATATTAAGACCTGCTGCATGATAGAAATTAATGGGCGACCACATCGCCTTTGTCGCATTTACGTTTCGTATCTCCTGATCTATTGTAACGCCGCTTATGGACATCTCATCCCTCGGTTCGTCAAAAAAAGCCACCGGATGTGCCTTTACTATTGCCTCGGTGATGCCGACTGGCACTGCAGGACGCTCTAACAAGTTATGTTTCATCCGGTAACCACCGTCCATTGAGGTCCAATACGACCAGTATAGAGCTGTGGAAAGCATGCTATCGTTTATGGTATCGGTAATTACCAGATACGGCGCCAAATTCAGCGACCATTGACTATTGCTATAGTTTGCCGTGGTCCCATTGGAAAAAGAGAAATACAAAGGTACGTTATTGGTGACTAGAATCTTTATGGAATTGGGGTCAGATCCCATGTTGGGGTCTGACCTGATGTCCCCGTCTTTCCCGCAGCTGAAATAGATCCTGTCCACCTTTTGCCTGAACAGGGTTGAATCCCTCAGGAACGCCGCTGCAAAGTCCCGCGCGCTGCCGGTTGCGCTCAGGGTTACCTTTTCCGTGCTTGCGCTCAGTTTTGCAAGGATCTTGTTAACCCCATCCTGATTCCGGTAAGCCTGGCTAGAACCATTATCGGTAATACTGGTCAGCTGGCTTATCAAACCAATACCGTAATCAACATCTATTCCATAAATGTAGTTATAGATGTATTTCCATGTCGACCCATCGCCCCTTCCGTCATATGGCTGGTCCATGACCTGCAGAATCGGATCAAGAAAGGAATCGGTCATTGCATATAGCAAATTTACATCCATGACATCATCATAGTCCCAGGGCGGATAATAGAGGTCTGTGGCATTTATAAAGGGTTTTTTGGCTATCTTAGCAATCGGGAATTCAACAGCACCATACGAAAGTGCGAACAATGTTAAATTCGTTAATAGTATTAATTTCGTTAAATTTGCCATAATCAATCCTTCTGTTTTAATCGCTCTTTTTCCTATCTCAACTAAACCATTTATATCATAAATATAGGGGAATAATAGAGTAAGAAATATATAATAAGTCGGGGTTTCTTATTAAAAAAAGGGGGAAATTAATAAAAATCGCATTAATTTTAGTTTGACTGGAATTTTTAAAGCAAATTATCATTCCTGATTGCCATCGTTCACCAGACCCCTAAAACCAGATATATCAGGATCAGGGCTATTAATAACCTTTGGGGCAAAACGAGGAGAAGTGCTCATTTGATACTATTTAAGAAATAAAACCTTCTTTTGCAGCGAAAGCATTGGCCCATTCAACGCCACAACGTATATACCGCTCGCCAGCAGGTTACCCGCGTTGTCCCTGCCGTCCCAGATCACCCGATACCGTCCCGGGATACGATGGCCGTGGTGCAGGGTCCTAATTTTTTGTCCATCAATTGAAAAGATTGAGATCCGCAAGTCGTCCCCCGCCTTCGTAAGGGCACAGGTGATATTCAGCGACGGATTAAACGGATTAGGCGCAACGGAGAATGCGGTGGTTGGTAGCGGCATTGTTTCGTCCATGATACTGGTTGTAGAGGTGTCCGCCCGCTGAAATCCGATTTCATCCGCATTCACATGCCCGTTGTTGGCGCTCATGGCCATGAGCCGGACATAGCGCGCGTCCGTGGCGGGAAAAACAGCCTCTTTCTGCGCAAGATCCAGAGACCAAGCGCCGGAAGCGAGGGTGTCAAAGAATACGCTGTCCAGGCTGCGCAGAATGACATATTGCGTAATGACGCCGTTGAGCCGGTTGTCCTGCCAGGGCAGATAAAAAAGCTTAGTGATACGGTAGGACTGGGTAAACGCGATGTCCAGCGGCTGGGGCGGCGGCGCACTACTAAGCCAGCTCGCGCGCGTACTATCAAACACGTACGCGGCTGAAAAACCCGTGCTATAAGTATTATTGATGGAGAGCCGCATGTCCGTGCGCGGCACCAGCCAGGGCGCTGTCACTAAGCAAGTGTCACTCACACCAGAAAGCGACGCGACAACCGGGATTGGCGCAGGACTATTGCCAGCCACGTGCCGGACCACTCCTTTTATCACGGACACCGTAATGGGAAGACCCGAGACCCAATTTACCACAGTGTCAATGTTAGCGGAAAACCGTTCATCGCCTTTCCGATAATAGCCAGTCGCCTTGAGAGTGAAGCCTATCAGGGCCACGTTTTTCTGGTGTTCCGAGAGGCGAATGGAGTCGAGCAGGGCCGTGGTGGAGACGATACGGATGGAAACGGTATCAAGGAATCCTCGCTTGCTGACGCGGATACGCGCGGTTCCGGTATTTTTGGCAATGACCTGGCCAAAGACCGAGACCGTGGCAATAAAAGTGTTCAGCGAGGTATAAACGCATTCCTTTTCCGTGGTGTCGATTTTACCGGTACTGTACGCGGTCACAGCCGAAACCCGCGTGGTGTCGTACTGTTCAAGAACACTGTCGTGCGCGAAGGCCTGCATGGAGAGCGCGGTCAAACTGTCATAGGGGTCCTTGTTTTCAATTGGAAACTGGAAAAAGGTGAGAGGTCCTATGCCGCGTGTATTTGAAAGCCAGGGGCCGTTGTAGTTGAGGCCCGTAAAAGGATCGAATTCGGGCGGGATGTAACTTACCCCGTCGCCCTCGGCCGCGCCGTTGCGCATGTAAAGGGTCACGGTATGGGCTGCCGTATCCGCGGAGAGGGAATCAGCCACGTTCCATTCCCTTTGCACGGCGAAAAACTTTTTCATGTTCGTATCGGCCGGAAGCAGTACCGGCTGGTCAAACTGGAGCACAAGCCGGGTGCGCTCGTCGTCCACGTACCAAGCTTTCTGAATATTCGGTGGTGTGATGTGTACCGTATCCGTGGAACTATACATATCGCGCGCCAACAGCCGGTACATCATATCCCCCAACTCATGCAGGCCTGTGACTAAATAATGACAGTTGTCCGCGTTGCGGTCTGCCACATTAGTGGTGGACATGAGAGACACATCTGAAAGCAGATTGGGCAAGCGGCGTTGGCAGTCGCGGAGAATGTCCTGGAAACCGCTACCGCAGCCCGGCCGGATTTGAAAGACATAGAAGTGCTGAATGCCAGGACAGTCTCCGAGCCAGGCATCATGAACCGCCTTAAAACTGGTCGCATATCCCACGGCATTATATAGCGAGTCGCCATTTTCTGCCTCTCCCTGATACCAGAGCATGGCGCGGATGCCGTTTCGCAAGCCTGCTCTGGTGATTCGGAAATATATTTTGCCATAAATGGAGCTTAGCGAGGTATCCCGCTGGTGCTGGCTGATGCTCGTTCCTCCGACCGCGCCATTGATGAAGCAGACCGGGATGGAGTCATTTTCTATAATATGCGTTGCAAGACACCAGGAACTTGTGATGGAGCGGTGCCAGGCGGTATCCGAAAGGGAAAATGTTCTGAGCCATGGGCTGTAGAAAGCGATCTTCGGATAGTCATATATTTCCGCGGTCGCAGCATTGGATTGGCCGTCCACAAGGTAGGCGTCGCCCGAAAGCACGCTGTCCGCGGAAGAAACTAGCGTAGCATTCACTCGCAGCTCGAACTTGTATGACGCGAGTCCGGCATGGAGCCGGGCTGAAAAGGCAAAGGGGGCCGAATCCGCGTTATACACCAATGCTTGTTTGTAATACTGATAAAACCCGCCATTTTTCAGTACGGTCAGGGTCACGGAATCCGAACCCGCGCTCGTGACACTGCCGGAAACAGTGACGCTGGCGGAGTCCTGCGCATCGCGGGCGTAGAGCTGGTTTTTCTGTGGAAAGGAGGCAAAGAACACAGTCTGGCAGAGAGAGAGACTTTTCAACACAAAAAGCGAAACCAGCAATAATACGTATGTTTTCACGGCCCTTCCTTCTTTTATTTTGACAATACCGCTATTTTTTCCACGTTTTTTCCATCGATAGCGGCGGAAATGAGATATACGCCAGCTCCAAGGGTTCTGCCTGAATCGCCCTTTCCATCCCAGCATAAAGAGTAGCCATCCCTAATCCTCCAAGAAACAGGCATAGTTCTCACAAGTTCTCCACGTATGGTAAAAATACTTATTTTTCCTGATGTCCGGGCGCTATATTTCTGGCCAATACTGAAGGAGATAAGGGTTGATGGATTAAAAGGATTGGGTATAATGGCAATACCGGTTTTTAAATCATTTTTTTTCCCTAACACCCCTGTTGCGGTGCTGGGACTCCGTGATTTTAATGTGACTTGTGCAATAGCGCCATTAAGCCGTACCGGCACGTTCGGTATCAACAGCAAATTAAGACTGTCCGCTATTATTTCGCCAGAAGCTTCAATATTACCAGCAGTATCTGTTATTTCGTAGGTGAAAGTGTCTTGATACCACACCTCAAGCTGTTGGAGATTTCTTGGCGTAATATCCAAGGTATAATCGCCGAATATATAACCAACAGGCGCGTTGCTCAACGGTATGCCAAATACCGGGATGCTCCATGACGAATCGGTTTCTTCTATCTTGCGGCCCCCTATTGGAGCATCAATACAGCCCCACTTAACATCAAGGCAATATCCGCGGCTTGTATCTGTTCCATAATACGACAACCCGGAATTATAATTGTTCCATAAATACACGATTCTTGGCGGCACATGCGAAAAACCAGGTCTGCTTTCATCCCATCTTATTCGATCACCCATGCCATTGCTCTGCAGCTGTCCCGAACTATGTCCAGCCTCTGCTTTGTAATAGTAGGTAAAACAATGCCTTGAATCCTTTATATATGCCTCAAAATGCGCACCATTACGATCATAAGGAATTGAACCATCCCTGCCTCCATGAATGGCCGCTAATAGCCCAAAACTTTTAGCTGTATTTATGCTCATGAAATTCGCCACATCCCTGACATCGTAAACATTCATGCCATTATACTGTGTCACCCAGTCTAGCTCTGGATACGCAGGATCATTAAACGGCAGGAATGTAACTGGATTTTCCTGGGAATGGTCGCTAAAATTGGGACGGCCGTAATTTCCCCATGCGGAGCTTGCCCAGATCGTATCGCCATTTGAATTAATTCCAGGCACGCGGTATTGGGTAAGGCCCTCCTGGGCGCCGGCATAGGTGACAAATGAGGGAAAAGCCATAAAAAAACCATACATGCCGGAGCCGCCCATGGAAAAACCTTCCATTTTAAATCTCGGATCCGTAATATTGAATTTTCTCCTTGCCCATAAAGCAGACTGTATTATTCTGTATTGAATATAATTGGCAATAGTGTCGTGAAGAGCGTATCCTACTGTTGATGTTCCATCAAAATTACGGGATTTATGATACCCAAAATACCAGGTAGGTATTCCCTGGTCTCTCAAGTCACCTTGTCCATAATTGGCATAGTTGGCGGCGCACACATTCATCGTACCTATTCCATCAAGATACAGGCGAGGCATCGCGCCACCCTGCGAAAAGGAGCTCATCGTGAAAGCAACAGGGAAAGCGTAACCCATATAATTTTCCTTAAAAAGCGCGTAATCCAGCCACATGGCATACCATTCTTTTACAGTGCCACTTGCGCTTGATGTCAGATACCTGACCGCTCCGGTGGGTTGCTTTACTTCGCTTATAGGACCGCAGGTATTGGAAGGGCCAATGGCAGCATTTTCAGAGGTGCCGGTAACCGTGGTCACCGCATAATAATAGTTTTCCAGTACCGTTTCATGCACGGTGTGGACAAAGAGCCCTGTTGTGGCGCTTAACTGGGCGCTGTCATTAAAAATGACAAACCTATCGATTATTTGATCTCCGCTGCAAAAATCGACTGGGCTCCCGTTATTTTTATGCATCTCCCGCCAAACACTTGAGCCTTCATTTATTTCAGCAACAAGATCAGCACTGCTAATATCCGTTATCTGAGATATGCTCCGGTATACCCTGTATTTTTCATCTGTTTGCGAATTGTCTTCTTCCCAGGTAAGGAATGTTTGGCCTTCACGGAAAAAGCCCGTGACATCCGAAGGTTGAGCGGAGAAAAGGGATAAAGCTAATACCCCAATCATACAAAGAATTGTTACGCGCATAGGAACTCCTTCACTATTGATATTGAAACGCAAAAACGCTTGATTTCGATTTTCCTTATTTGATAATAGTAACCTGTTTTGCAAACGCCTTGTTTCCAATGCGAGCTCTTATTACATAGACTCCGCTGTTCAATCCCGATGCATCCCAAACCGCACAGCCATTAACCATCTGCGTAGTTAGGTCCGCAACCATGTGGCCAGATATATCAAACACAGCCATCCGAATATTCCCATAAGCGCCAACAGATATTTTCACTGTTGGGTTGAAAGGATTCGGATATGCGGAAATAGCGGCCGTTGCCAGATCCGCCGGTGTACCGGATGCAATAGCGTTTGCCGACATTACTTCCCATACATGGATGATCGGCAGCATGTTATTGGCGCGTGGTTGTTCCCAATAAATCCGCCGTGTGGCCGGATCGTAGGCTGCTCCACCCCCTCTGCACTCCGAAGTACTATCCGTAAACGGGAGAGGCGGAACAAGCGGCCATACCGCATAGGGCACTGGTTCCCATGGTTGCTTTGCGCCGACTGCCACTGCCGTCCATCCGTTCAGATCAAAAGCCATGATATGAAACCGATACGGATACGCATGTTCCCTGATGGCAGGAGCTGCGGAATCAGGACAATGGTCTTGAAAGCCATAGCAATAGGAACCAATACCCTGTGCGGTGAAATACAAGGCGCTTCGCGTGCCGTTCGGAATGACCAGTCCGCGATATCCCGGCGGGGCTGCTGCATTCCAGCAATTGTTCCAGGGCGGCTCAAAAACCAGGGGGCTGCTGCTGTTATATTCACCCAGTGTGGGATGGTCTCCTGTGTAGTATTGGAGCGCCACGCTGTTGGTGGAATCAGGCCCGAGCGATGACGGGCTAAACGCAAAAGCAGAAGGGCCCCAGGAGGTAGTCGCAATGATACTGTGACAGCAATTATAAGTCACGGCAGGTTTATTACCGAGCAAGACCTGCCACTCGGGCGGTATCCAGGTCATTGGGCCGTTAACAAAACATGTCGCACCCGCCGTGTTATTCACCACAAAACCGCCAGTGGCATCGGCAGCGCTTAAATTCAGTGAGTTTTTCACAAAATGGCTCACAGACCAGCAACCGGCAGCCGGAAAGCTATTGTAATAAGTAAATACCAATTTTGCGTCCCAGACTAAAAGTCCGCCAACAACCCCTCCCGCAAATGTGTCCGAAGCACCCTGCTGTGGATTGGCGCACTGCTGAAGAATTACCGCAGTCGGAAGTTCATCCAGTTTGCTGCTTGCGGAAATCACCGGCTCCGGAATATTTACCTCGGAAATATTGTCTCCCGCGAAGCACCCGATGAATAGGGATGGCGGATTCGCACTATTGCCCCCCTGGTGCGGATTAAAGGCCACGGGGCCTTGGGCATAATTAAATGTCAGTGTGTTATCGCTGCCCCCGGCATCAGGCAGTTTGAATGCACCAAGGTATTGCAGGTCGCTAAACTGGACCAGGGCTTGATTTGACGGCTGGCAAATGACCAGGGAAGCGAAAATAAGGATAAATCCCCATCCGATAGATAATGTCTGTCTGAACATATTTACCTCCCCTCCTCAAGCAGGCCGCATGGCTGGATAATGCTATATACCCCCTATTTAAAAAGAATCGCTTTCTTGGAAACGGCCGTTTTTCCCACCTTTACCTGTACAATATATATGCCGCTTGGCAGGTTCCCCGCATCCCATAAAATGGGATCAAATAAAGAATGACGGATGAGCGAAGATAAATCCTGCACCATTTCCCCCCGGCAATTAAAGATCTTTACTTCGACGTTCTTTTTCCCTTGTTGGATATTTGAAATTCGGATTTCCGTGCTTGGATTGAACGGATTCGGGAACACATCAAGCACAAGCCCGTTTTCCATGCTCCCCTCAGTCTTCTCAACCGCCGTATTGGGAACATTCCCCGCAACCTCCATCTTTATCCACTCGTCCGCACCCAAGCCGGAAGCGGCATAAGTCGCCATATCTGTTCCGGAAACACGGACCAGCGTGTCAAATGTCTGTGAGGCTGTGGCGTGCGTGATGCGTACCGCGCTGTTCAAAATAGGCCTGTCGTTCTCTTCGAAGTGGCAATACATACGCGCCCCTTCCAGGCGCGGACCCCATGTGCCGGCAAGAGTCGCACCAGTAAAACGTACCCAGACCTCAGAAACTGGCGTGTCAAATACCACCTCCTTGTCCTCCTGGCATATCCAGTGCGTGCAGGAGTTGAAATCGCCCCCGAAGTCCGAGGGCCCGCACAGCCGTGTCCATGTGGATCCGTCAGTGGAATAATCAATTTTGTCCGAATTGTTGCCCTTGTTGAAGCAGGCCCCTGCGCTGAACCACTTGATTTTACCGTTGCGCGGCGGCTTGATATGCACGGGTATGGACGGCGCCTCCTCGAAAAACATGCGGATAGGCACGGTCTGGTATCCTTTGACGTCTTTTGCGGTGTACTCGAACAAGGTCTGCTTCGCGCTGCCTTTTGACAGGATTGCCGGAAACGACTGGGCCGCAGCCTGGCACCATGTATCCATGGCAAGTGAAGAAAGCCCTGCTCCGGCCGAAAGAAATGTTATCTTGACAAGGTATCCGTACGCGCCATAGACGTCCGCAGTCACGTCAATGGTGTGGGGGCCTGGCGTTGCATTGGA
>Ga0156379_111_pt1 | contig 19340 bp, 13 predicted proteins | sample RifOxyA3_FD_108023 | JGI IMG/M metagenome (GOLD analysis project Ga0156379, IMG submission 108023) | Candidatus Raymondbacteria bacterium RifOxyA12_full_50_37
GGCCGACCGCCTCTGCGCCCGCGGGCCCGGGCTGCTTTCAATCCGGCCAGTGTTCGTTCCCGAATAATATCCCTCTCAAATTCCGCCAAACTGCCGAACATGTGAAAAATAAGTTTTCCGCCGCTTGTAGTGGTATCGATGTTCTCCTGCAGGCTCTTTAATCCTATGCCGCGATCGTTTAAACTTTTCACAACATCGATGAGATGGCGAAGGGACCGACCGAGCCGATCCAGCTTCCAAATAACCAGGGTATCCCCTTTCCGCATGTATTCTATGGCCCCTGAGAGGCCTTTCCGGTCCTCTGCAGCTCCGCCTGCCTCGCCTCTGTGAGGAGGCGGGCTGGCAGTGTCCCGGTATATCTTTTTACACCCCGCTGCCTTCAGGGCATCGTTTTGGAGATTTAAGTTCTGGTCCTGGGTGGAAACCCGCGCATATCCCACCAGGGCGCCTATTTTTTTTTGGTGTCTCACAACTCATTAATTCCTTTTAGTTTTGAGATTTTGATTTTGAGACCAGCCTCGCTCGCCTCGCTTACGCGAAGGCGAAGCGGGCCTAGCGAGTCTAGGCGGGTGAGTTTTGATACACTAAAATAGGCTTTTTTAGCCTGTTCTACAAGAAAATTATAGTGTCTCAGAAACGACCATTTTTGATACAAGACTGTTTGGAAGGGTTTGTCTCCCCTATTTATCAGCTGCAGAGCCGCTGAATTTATGCGAAGAAACCTGATGGTACAGTTGTGAAAGTCCAAGGGTCATCGCGGTCTTGAGGACATTCTGATACCCCATGCTCAGATACCCGTCCAATTCATGGGCTTCTTGAAATATCTTCTCGGAAATATTCATGGTCACCCGTTTTATCTGCGGAATTACCCTTCTGCCCTGGTGGCGCTTCATGGCTTCAGAAAAATCCGTCTCCTCGTAATACGCAGTCCGTGATTTATTTTTTTTCATGCCCCACCTCCTTATTGTAAACAGCTTTTTCTTTCTTCCGCATTGGCCTGACTGTAATGATGGTTTCTTTCTCCCGGTCCACGGGAATCATCATGAATTTGCCTCCGGCATTCCCGAAATATAAATCCACCGTCTCTTCCCGCGGACTCGGATAGACCAGGGCGGGGACATCGCCCTCAAGAACCTGCAGGACGTCCGTTTCAAGATATCCGCGTTCCTTCATCCGTTCCACTGCATGCCGGGTGAATTTCCACATACATATAATATATGTATTACGTATTCATGTTTCAAGTATTAAATTGGCTTCGCGCATCGGAGGTAAAAAAAGCAAAGGGCCGCGCCTTTTAACGGGCTGCCGCCCTGTGCAGTTTTTCCATCCGCCCAGTGGGGCAGCAACGACGCAATCAAGTGGGACAAGCTTGCGGTGTTCACCCCCCGCGAAGGCCTCGCCATGTCCGACCCTCAAATGATCATGATCTGGCACGAGATCAACCCGAACGCGGTCGAGAGGATCGGGGAGGACGAATTTGTTGTCGTCTCTGCCGGGGGCAACCGGGCCTCCGGAGTGGCCACGCGGGTGGTCGAGTTGTACGAGATTTTCCTCGCCGGCGACGGCCGGACCCTGACCCGCGAGAGCCGAAAGGTTTTGGCCCGCGGCCCGGCCAGCGCGGGCGACAGTGAGGAAGCGGCCGAGCCGACCTTGGCCCGCATCAGAGACGCCTGGCATCTGGTTTATGTCGGCGCCAGTCAAAAGGGCAAGCTGAACACCGTCATGGCCGCCACCGGCTCCTTCAACCCCGACGCCCCGCTCCCCCCAAAACTGTAGAAGCAGGGATCACCTCACGAAACGGAAAAAATCGTAAGATGTGCTTGAAGGCGTGACCTGCGCGTGCACCATGACTACAGTCACAGCCATACATGCGATCATGATGATCAGACATATAGCCGGTCTTGTGATATCATTTCCTTTCTTCCAAATATTGTTTATCATATTTATTTTAACAAAACCGCGGTCTTTTCAAGTATCTTGTCACCGGATTTAAGTCTGAATATGTAAATTCCGGAAGCCGCTGTCCTTCCCTGCCTGCCTTCTCCCTGCCATACCACAGTACTATGACCGTCCCTCAACGCGAAAGACCTGATCAGCCTTCCGGAAAGATCAAAAATTTCCATTGCGGCTTTTTTATCCTTGTTCCCAAGAGCATAGGTTATGGACACCGCAGGATTGAAAGGATTGGGGAACACCGATACCTGCATCGGCTGTATCTGCATCCGCGTACTTTCAATTTGTGCAGCAGGCTCACAGGCTGCATAGGTGTGACCTAAATAATCGTGGAGCACTTTGACCACTTTTTCCATGCCATCGATGTATTTCTGACGGTACCAGGCAGAATCCAGCACTGTAACAGGATTGTCCTTTAGTTCCGCAACAATCTGGCACATCTGCTGCGCTATGGTTTCGGCCTCCGCGCGATTTCCTTGCAGTGGCCATGGACGGGTAGCGGAGGGTGTAAAGTACACGGTCTTTAGCAGAAACAGACAGCTGTCAAAAGCCGCCACAGAAGGCGCATGCTCTTCTCCGAATATGGTTTTGTATATATGCATGCTCAACTTCTTGAAATTAAAATCAGCAGGATTCCATGTCCATAACCCCATCATCATGTTCAAATATTCATCAGGCACTCGATACCCGCCCCATCTTAACATTCTTGGAGTATAATTCTCCATGGAAATCCATGGTTCCTGTTCATATCCGGCAGGCGTGCAGGTATATGGTGACCAAAAGCAAGACCAACCATCTTGCGGTCCAAGCATATCCATATAATAAACGGTATCCATGACATACGCTTGATATGAAAAACCATAATAATAATAATTCTGACCTCTCCATCCATCTGCCGGTAAATTATTCCACCAGCAGGGTTTATAGGTAAGCCCAAGAATAGAATCCGCCGTGTTCATGGCAAGGGGGCCTGGATTTGCCGTAAAAATCCAGGGAATCTCTCTTAATATGGGAACTGCCTGGACAAGATCCAGGTTCCCCGGTTGAAGAGGATGCTCATAATCCGGATATTTGGGCAAGAACATCATATTCGTATCAGCCAAACCGTTTACTCGGCCCCATTTTACAAAAGTATCAAGAAGCGTATACGTATTAACTGAAGATCCGCCATCATCAAGATTGGCCCATATTCCGTCAACATGATATTGGTTAAGATATTTATTCCAGTATCCGATTTTTGTACTGATTTCACTTACAGAATCAATCTTTGCATTAAAACTACCCCATAAAAAACAGCCCCGTTTGGTTTTGTATTCATTAACATATTGAGTAACCCACGCATCATCAATTTCAGATTCCGCACCTCCATAGCTATTCCAGTGGATATCTGCTGTGTTGTACCGTGCCATCATGTAAGCATCTATATATCCAGGAGTCATTATTTTTTGACCGTATTTATTTGCGGGCAGGAAACTTCCCCTGCTTTTTACGCTGGGCCAATCACGGATACTCGCGTGATTAAGTTTTAAATCGCCGCTTTCTGTCTTTTCAAAAAGCTGAAAGAGCGTATTCTGGCCATAGATAACGCCGCTTGCATCGGACCCGCCAACAAGGGCTATGTTCTGTCCTCCGGAACTCACCATTTCTATGACATACCCGTTAAATCCGGGCGACGTCGCGCTGAGGTTGACGCTGTTGGCTGTTGCCAATTGATCGAGCAAAGCGTTTCCGGCCCTGGTTCCAAGAAGAAAAACATATGTGTATCCGGTCAGGGCATCGTTCTCACGCTTTATATCGAATGTCCGTCCAAAACGCCTGCTCATCCACTTCTGGAACTGCTCTGCCGCGTATGATTCTGGCCCTGATGCTGACGCGCCGATCACAATCGCGCAACTGTCGGAAACAGCAATGTTCCAGCTCTGCAAAGGATCGGTCAATTCTTTGGGTGCAGGGACAATGGTTACGGCCGCATTGGCTGTGCAAAGCATTACACTCGCCAAGAGAAGATAAAAGAATGTCTTTTTCACGTGCATGTCCTTTCAACAAGTTTTATTCTAACGCCTACTGATAATAATTATACGTTTAAAATCCTGGTTACGCAACACGCGTTCTTATTATTTTACCCATATACTCCTATATGAAATACATCGATATCTATAAATCACTAAAAAGCGATATCATTTCAGGCCGTTACAAGCCTGACTCAAAGATGCCTTCTGCTCTGGAACTCAGGTCAATCTTTAAGGTGAGTCTTCGAACGATTCAGCACTCACTTAATTTGCTTAAAACAGAGGGCTTGGTAAAGGGTGTGCGTTCTCAGGGAATCTTTGTACGGAATACTCATGACCTACCTGCTAATACCAGACGGAAAAGCAGCGGCCAAATTGAAAAAGTAGGCGTACTATACCCCCGCTATTCAATGCACACGATCTGGTCACCCTATTTTTACCATATGTTCTGGGGAATCCAAAATTTGCTCGTTCGCGAGAAAATCAGATGCTATCTGATTGAGACAAAGGATAAAACCATACAGGAATTATTCAGGGAGATAAACGCGCTTCAGATCGGCGGCCTCATCTGTCTTGAACTGGAGAATGAGATACTGCAGAAAGAACTGGAACAGCTGAGAATTCCACTCGTTCATGTAGAACTGACCAGTTTTAAAAGCAGTACTCCCTTGGTAGCAGCCAACCATTTTCAGGGTGGAGAACTCGCGGTCAGGCACCTGCACAAGCTCGGGCACGGGAAAATCCTGTTCCTGTATGCGCGGAAGAAGAACGATCCTATTATGGGCCCAACTACCAAAATGCGCTGGCAAGGCGTCCAATCAGAAGCAAAAAAAAATAAAATATCAGCGGTGAAAGAGTTTGTGCTCCACCAGGCGCCAGGCGAAGGATTACGCAGGTCGCTCAATACCGTCTTGAATACGCATGCTGAATGTACAGGAATCATCATAACGACTGACTATATGCTCAGAGAACTCAAATCCATGCTCGAGAGTGAGGTAACAGGAAGCGGCCCACAGCTGGACTTTGTCTCTTTTGATGAGGAAATTCAAGTGCCGGAAATCCGCGGCAGGCCTGTACAATTCTGTCTCTGGGACAAGGGATTGATGGGCGCTAAAGCGGTTGAGACCCTTCTGGCATGGAATAGCAAACCCCCGCGGAAACAGTATTTGCCGATGTTTCTAAAGGGGTCTGTAAAAAGTTAACAGTACAGGTTAACAGAGCTTATTTATTTGGAAGGCGAGGCGCTTATTATGGAGATACAGGAGATGATAGGGATGAAACAAAAATTTTGCAACTACGCGAGATTAGCATTCATGATGATGGCTTTATCCTTGATTCTTGGATGTTCTTCCGGCGGAACACCACCCCCGGCGCCACCCGCAATCCCGGATACCCAGCAAACCGTGAATCGAGCGCTTGAGATTTCTTACCTGCGGCTTGCTATGGACACTTCGCTTGTCCGGTGGGCATCCATTGAAGCGTGTTGTCTTTCCAGCTTGCGAAAAACAGCGCCCAACAATGACTCATGCCTGGGATTTCGTGTTTACCAGGGCCAGGACACCGTGAACAACGGCATCCGCGCCGAGGCCTCGTGCGATTTCCCATTTATTGCAGGCGATTCCGTGGTATATCAATGGCAGTTATTCCTGGCTTCGGACTTTGACTCCACCATGCCGGCAAACACCTGGTGCATTGTTGGCCAGTGGCACGACCAGCCTGATACAGCGCAGGGCGAAACCTGGGCCGCGCATCCGGCCATGTCACCTCCGGTTTCCATCAACTACGGTCCGCTTAACGGATCGGACTGTTTGGGGCTCCGGTACGGGGCCTGGCCTGTTATCAACGACATTGGGACCTTCCCCATCGTGCGTAACCGGTGGCTGAAACTCACCGTGGAGATCCGCTGGTCGCAAGGAAACAATGGTTCAATCAGGCTTTTCCTGGATGACACCCTCCAATTAACGGCCGTAGGGCCGAACATGAACAATTCTTTTCGCCATTATTTCAAGTTCGGTATGTACCGCCATGCAGCTATACCTTCAGATAATTGGATCTATCTGCGGGGGCTGACCATTGTGAAGTAAATACGTCTGAGGTCCGCCTGAGGCGGACGGACTCTGGAAAGACCCGCCTCGCTCTCGCGAAAGCGAGGCAAGATCCCTGCCAAGGCCGCATACCTGAAATCTGCCACCTCAACTCGCTCGCCTCGCAGAGCCTTTGGCGAAGCGGGCGACGCGAGGCAGTGCGGCTGTTGCGGTACGGCGCGGCGCACAACTATCTTTCGTTCTCCATGTCCCTTGTAACCCTCCACAACATCCGCATCGCATTCGGCGGGCCCGCTGTTCTGGACGATATTTCCCTGACAATCCAGAAAGGACAGCGAATATGCCTCCTGGGCCGCAACGGGGAAGGCAAATCCACCCTTCTTAAGATTATCAGCCGTGAACTGACACCCGATTCAGGTGAGGTTATTACCGCTCAGGGGATCACGGTCGCGTATCTTCCTCAGGAGGTCCCCATGGGGCTTCAGGGCAGCGCCTTTGAATTGACCGCCTGCGGCGCAGGAAAACTGGGCGAATCATTGGCCGCCTATCATCGCCTTTTTCAGGACCACAGTGATCCGGCAATGTTTCAGGAGCTTCAGCACGAGCTTGATACCCATGACGGCTGGCAGATCCAGACCCGGGTGGAGCGGGTACTTGACCAGGTGCAGGTAAAACCGGATCTTGAATTCAGCGCGCTTTCCGGAGGTCTGCGGCGTAGGGTCTTTCTGGCCCGTGCCCTTGTCCGGGAACCGGATCTTCTTCTGCTGGATGAGCCGACCAACCATCTTGATCTTGATTCCATTGCCTGGCTGGAATCCTTTATCCTGAATTCCGGCCTGACCGTGCTTTTCGTCACCCATGACCGGCGATTGCTCAAACGATTGTCCACACACATCATTGAACTTGAACGCGGCAGGGCAATCAGCTGGCCATGCGATTATCCAACTTTTTTAACACGCAAGCAGGCAGTACTGGATATTGAAGAAAAAGAATGGGCACGGTTCGACAAAAAACTCGCTCAAGAGGAAGTGTGGATCCGACGGGGCGTTAAAGCGCGGCGCGCGCGCAATGAAGGCCGGGCCAGGGCATTATACTCGATGCGCGAAGAACGGCGGAAGCGCCGTGAACGCGTTGGAAGTGTTTCCATGACAATTAGTGAAGCGAATCGTTCGGGCGTACGGGTGCTTGAAGCGAAACACATCTCCTTTGCCTACCAGGAAACGCCGATTATCCGGGATTTCTCTTTTACCCTGATGCGCAAAGACCGGGTCGGCATTATCGGCCCCAACGGATCCGGCAAAACCACCCTGCTCAACCTCCTTCTGGGCACACTCACTCCTGTGAAAGGCAGCATTGAACAGGGAAGCAATGTGGCGCCCCTTTATTTTGACCAGCTCCGCGAAGCCATTGATCCGGAAAAAAGCGTCTGGGAAAACGTTGCCGGAAACCAGGGGAGCACAATCACGGTCAATGGTATCGCACGCCACATTATTTCCTATCTTCAGGACTTTCTCTTTACCTCGGAAAGGGCCAGCACGCCTGCCCGGAACCTTTCCGGCGGCGAGCGCCACCGTCTGATGCTGGCACGCCTCTTTACCCAGCCCTCAAACGTCCTGATCTTTGACGAGCCGACCAATGATCTTGACACCGAGACTCTGGAACTGCTTGAAGAGGTCATCATGGAGTATCCGGGCACCATTCTGGTCGTCAGCCATGATCGAGAATTTCTTAATAATGTGGTGACATCAGCCCTTATTTTCGAGGGAGAAGGAGCGGTCAGGGAATACGTGGGCGGCTATGACGACTGGGAACGGCAATTGAAAAAACCGAGTATCCCCCTGCCTCCTAAAGCGGCAGTCCCCCAGAAGGCTGCGCCCGTGCCCGCAGAAGCAAGCGGCCCCAGAAAACTTACCTTCAAGGAAAGACTTGAGCTAGAAGCATTGCCTGCGCTGATTGAAAAAATGGAACAGGAGAGCCATATACTGTGTTCTCAGATGGCAGATCCGGCCTTCTTTCAAAAGACCGGATTTGTCAGAGAGACCACTATTCGCATCAAAGAACTGGAAAAGGCGGTTCTGTCGGCGTATGAGCGGTGGCAGGCGCTCGAGTCGCGTTCCGGCATCAAATCCTGACCCTGCGGTCTGCTCCAAAGAGTTATTTTATACCACTATGGATACTGATCTTCTCAATACCGATAAAAGCACATCCTGCAACAAAAGACGTGATAAAGCTGGAGCGGTGGTCAATGTCGGCCTCGGGGCCAATGCTGTTCTGGCGCTGACAAAGCTTTCTGCAGGCATACTTGGCCATTCCCAGGCGCTTCTTGCCGATGGCATCAACTCCATTTCCGACGTTGTCTATTTTATTGTTGTTAAAATTCTTGTGGCCCTTTCGAGAAAGCCTTCCGACGAAGAGCACCCCTACGGTCATCATCAGTTTGAAAGTATTGCGGCTCTTGTTGTAGGCGCTTTTGTTATCACCACCGGACTCGCCATCTTCTGGGATTCGATTAATTCCGCGTTTGATCTTTACTCGGGCCAGATCGAAAAAAAGCCTATCCGGTTGTTTACATTTTTTGTTGCAGTCGGAACAATTCTGGTAAAGATCGTGCTTCTGTTTCATGCCCGCGGCATCTGGAAAAAAACCGGCAACCTGGCTGTCGGTGCTCTGGCGAGTGATCACCGCAATGACATTTTCGCTTCGACCGGTGCTGCTATCGGCATACTGTTCGGTCTTCTGGGGTATCGCATTTTCGATCCCATTGCAGGAGCGGTGGTAGCAGTTATTGTCGCCAAAACCGGAACGGATATTTTACGTGAATCCTCAGCGCAGCTTATGGATTCGGTTCCAAGCCGCGAAATCGATACCCAGATTCGGGCTCTGCTGGAAGATTTCAAAGATGTAGCAACCGTTGAATTGGTGCACTCCCATCGGTTCGGCCCCTACCTTGTTGCAAATCTCACCATCGGGATTGACGGAAATATCAGCGTTCTCGAAGGCGATAAAATTGCCGACCGTGTTGAAGAACGGCTTGTTGACAGTATCGATATGCTGCGGCGAGTATATGTTCATTATCACCCTCGTAAGGCGGAAAAATCCACTTAAATATTAAAAATTCATTTTGAAGCAAAAAAAAAATAAAAAAATCTTGACATGGCTTTGGCACTAATTTATTTCTAATATAACAAACCACTAAATATTGTTATATGGCACCTTTGAAAACACAAGATACTTTGGATCATAAAACCAATTGTCGGTTTGTAACGCATTTAATATCAACGATTTACTGACGGTTGGAGGAAGAAATGCCCATTCAGGAAGCAACGCAAGCGGTAAAAGAGTCCCAAAAAGCCCCCCAAAAACCAGAATTTAAAAAGCTGGGACTCAGGTTCGACCGCTATTTTACAACCGAAAACATCCATCCCTACAACCAGGTCGAATGGGAACTTCGGGCCGCCCGCATCACAAACGACAAAGGCCAGATCATCTTCGAACAGAAAGATATCGAAATCCCCAAAGTATGGTCGCAGATGGCAACCGACGTCGTGGTTTCCAAATATTTCTACGGCAAACCGGGCAATACTGAACGCGAAACCAGCCTCAAGCAGATCATCGACCGCGTCAGTAAAACCCTTGCTGAATGGGGCCGCAAGGACGGCTACTTCGGCACCATCGAAGATTCCGAAATATTCGAGACCGAACTTACGTATATCCTGCTGAATCAGTATGCCTCGTTCAACAGTCCCGTATGGTTCAATGTGGGCATTGAAAAAAACCCCCAATGCAGCGCCTGCTTCATCAACTCGCTCAAAGACTCCATGGAGGCGATCCTCGACCTGGCCAAAACCGAAGGCATGCTCTTCAAACACGGCAGCGGCACTGGCACAAATTTCTCCGCCCTCCGTTCCGGAAAAGAGACCGTTAGGGGCGGCGGCAAGGCTTCGGGCCCCGTCTCCTTCATGAAAGGGTTCGACGCTTTCGCGGGAGTCATTAAGTCCGGCGGCAAGACGAGGCGCGCGGCTAAAATGGTCATTCTCAACATCGACCATCCCGATATCGAGGAATTCATCGAATGCAAGGCGCGCGAAGAAAAAAAGGCGTGGGCCCTCATCGAAAAAGGATACAGCGGCAGCTTCGGCGGCGAAGCGTACGGCTCGGTCTTTTTCCAGAACTCCAACAACTCGGTGCGTGTCACCAAGGCCTTCATGGACGCGGTCGTCAAGGACAAGCCATGGCACACCCGCGCGGTCAAAACCGGTAAAATCATGGACACCTACCGCGCACGCGACCTCATGCGCAAAATCGCCGAGGCCGCCCACGTCTGCGGCGACCCCGGCCTTCAGTTCGACACCACAATCAACGAGTGGCACACCTGCAAGGCGACCTCGCGCATCAACGCCAGCAACCCCTGCAGCGAATATATGTTCATCGACAACAGTTCGTGCAATCTCAGCTCGCTCAACCTGCTCAAGTTCCTTGACGAGTCCGGCGGTTTCAAAATCAAGGATTTCTGCCATGTGGTAAACATCATGCTCATCGCGCAGGACATCATCGTCGACAACGGGTCGTATCCAACGGAAAAAATCCGCGAAAACAGCGTCGAATACCGGCCCCTGGGTCTGGGATACGCCAACCTGGGAGCGCTCCTCATGTGCCGCGGTTATCCCTATGATTCCGACGAAGGCCGCGCATACGCCGCAGCCGTCTCAGCCCTGCTCACTGGCCAGGCATACAAAACATCGGCGCATATCTCAAAGGCTATGGGACCCTTCAAGCACTTTGACGCAAACCGCGAATCAATGCACCAGGTCATCCAGATGCACCGTTACCATCTTACCCGTATCGAATCGTCCTATCTGCCCGACGAGCTGTTAAGCGCGGTCAATCGCGTCTGGAACGAAGCGAGCAGCCTGGGTTTTGAAAGCGGCTATCGCAATGCGCAGGTCACGGTCGTCGCGCCCACCGGCACCATAGGGTTCATGATGGATTGCGACACCACGGGCGTCGAACCCGACATTGCCCTGGTAAAATACAAGAAGCTCATCGGCGGCGGCGTGCTCAAAATGGTCAACCGGTCAGTGCCCCGCGCGCTCAAAACGCTTGGCCATTCCGACGAACAGGTGGCCGACATTCTCAAACATATCGAAGAAAACGAAAAAATCGAAGGCGCCCCGCACATCAGTAACGAATACATGCAAATCTTCGACTGCGCATTCAAGCCTAAAAACGGCACACGCTACATCCATTACATGGGCCATCTGCGCATGATGGCCGCGGTGCAGCCGTTTGTCTCCGGCGCCATCAGCAAAACCGTGAACATGCCCGCTGAGACCACCCCCGAAGAGATCATGGAGACCTTTATTGAGGCATGGCGCATGGGCCTCAAGTCCATCACCATTTATCGCGATGGCAGCAAACGCACCCAGCCCCTTACCACCTCTCTTGCTGACAAGGACAAGGACGGAGCAACGGGCCAGGGTGCCACTGAAACAGTATCAGTGCGCAAGCCCTACCGTAAACGCCTGCCCAACGAACGTCCCTCAATCACGCACAAATTCGCCATCGCGGGCCACGAAGGTTACATCACTGTCGGCATGTACGAGGACGGATATCCCGGCGAAATATTCGTGCGCATGGCAAAAGAAGGTTCCGTGGTTTCCGGTCTGGTCGACGCATTCGCCACCGCCACATCCATCATGCTGCAATACGGCGTTCCTCTCGATGTTCTGGTGAACAAGTTCAGCCATACCCGGTTCGAGCCCTCGGGATTCACCAACAATCCAAAAATCCCCATTGCAAAATCCATCCTCGACTATATCTTCCGCTGGCTCTCCCTCAAGTTCATTCAAAAAGAAGACAAGACAAATGTACGGCTTGCCCTCGATGAAACCGGGGAAAAACCGGCCAGCACGGCGGAACCCGCGCAAGCCATAGCAGCGCCGTTGGCTGATCAGAAAAAGGAGAAGGAAGCTCCCGAGACCGGCAAGGCCGAGACCCGGGAAGAAAACATCTCCTACCAAGCGGATATTGATTCTCCGCCCTGTCCCGAATGCGGCTCAATCATGATCCGCAATGGCGCGTGTCATAAATGCATTAATTGCGGCACCACGAGCGGCTGTTCTTAAAACACCAGATACCTGCGTTATCGGGCAAGCACAGCCTTCTGTATTACCGTATATTGACCTGCACGCACCTGAATGAAATAAATGCCGCTTGGCTGACCAGAAGCATCCCAGGTGATTCCAGTGTTTAGCTGGTAGTAGGAAGCTGATAGTTTACGGACCAGTTTTCCATAAACATTGAAAACCTCAATTTCAATCTCTTCTCCGTCCGTTGCCAACTGTCTGTTACCAGTTATTCTTGTGTTTGGGTTGAACGGATTGGGCGACACGGAAACCGTTATGCCCCTAGCCGGGGTTTCCTGCGCACCAGCCCCTGTTGTTATAAAATAATCGCTGACTAACTGGCGTCCGTCAATATTCAGCGAATCCAAAACAGCGTGTTCTACATTAATGTTGCCGGCCGCATTGAGTACGCGAAACGCCCTGTGGTAGATCATGCCGTCGCCTGCGGCCTCTATGACGCTCATAAGCCGTGAACCGTCCTCTATTGCGCCACCGCAATTTTGATAAGCGGCAATAGCGCTGTCAGCGGCGCATCCGGTAGCGGTCCCTGCGGCCTGGCCGGCAACAATATATACCATATGACTATCCGCCTGTACATCGCTGGTGTCTACAATGCCGCCGCAATATGTGCTGCTCATTTTCAGCCATTTGGTTCTTGAGTACCAATGCAGGTGCCCGCCATACATTGCCAGGCATCTCCTGTTCTGGAACGTGGACCCAAGTTCTGACCGATAATAGCATGCCCCATATTTGGGGTAATGGCTCAGTTCTATGACAATGGGGCGCAATGTATTGTTTGCAATGCGCTCGTTGAGCTTTGCGGTCCACCAGCTTTTCAATGAACTTATCGACCATGAATACGTGCCGCCTACATCCAAATAGTTTTTACCTTGGCTGCCTTCATCAATGCAAAACGTGATATTACCGTAATCCATGAAATAGTTGACTCCTGTCTGAAACTGAGGCAGAGGGGACGGATAGACCGTATTGGGAATATGCGGGAAATGCGCCTGCCATTCGAGAAGTTTGGCGTCATGATTACCGATGACAGGCACAAAAAGGGCATTGGCAAAGAGTTTGGGGTACCTGTTGAAAACATTATGCCAGTCCTCGCAGCCCCCGCACATCGAATTGTCCATGGTCATCAGGTCTCCAAGAATGGCGATAATGTCCGGTTGGACTGTATAGGCATACTGGAAGAATTTGACAACATTTGTGTCCAGGAACTGGGTGTCGCCGAACAGGACAGCTTTGAACCTGCCTCCGGGACCCGGGTCAAGTTGAAAACTTCCCATCTCGCTGGTGTCGCCGTCCACTACAAGGAACCAGTTGTACCGCATAGAAGGGGCAAGCCCGGTCAGATGGACATAATCTATACCAGTGATACTTAAGCTATAGCTGCTGTCAATGCTGAAATAAACGGTCCCTTCCCCGCCTTCCCAGTGGATAAAAACCGCTGTCCTGGGATTGTCTGTGTCGATATACTGCCACGGTTGGAGGGTAATTCCTGCGAATGCGGACAAGGCTGCTATAAGCAGCATTAGGAACATCTTTTGCATTTCATTCTCCTGGTTAACTCACTTATAAGGATTCTCTCACTTATAATAATAATTAAAACTCCCTTGGTTATCTATAAAAATAGGCTTAATATATATTGCTTATTTATCTTTTATATTCTATTTTAAATGAAACATGCTATATATTAGTATTTTATGAAATATTTATTACTATATCAAAAGCTCAAACAAGCCATTGGCACTGGTTTTTATCCAACTGGAAAACGGATTCCCCATACGCACGAACTGGTAAAAAAATACAGTGTCAGCCTTACGACAGTCACCCGGGCTGTCACCCTTCTACAGGACGAAGGACTAATCAGAAGGGTCAAGTCAAAAGGCTCCTTTGTCCTTAAACAGAAAAGTGACGATTATATTGCCTCTCACCGCAGGGAACGGATCGGGCTTCTGATTGACGGAAAAATATCCAAATTCATGGACATGCATTTTTTCAGACAGATATTTGAAGGAATGGAGCGCATTGCCCAAAAACAGGGAAAAAGCATTGTCATTATTCCGCGGGAGGACAAACCTGTCGAGGAATACCTTGCGGAGATACATTCGAACAGCGTCGCAGGCGTCATCCCCTATTCGTTCTACAACCAGCTTCTCTACAATGGACTGAAGAAATCAGGACTGGCGCTTGTATATTGCGATTTCCTCGACCATATCCTGCCTGTGGACCAGGTGACCGTGGATCACGCACGCGCAGGCGCACTCGCTTTTAACCGGCTCTTTGAGCTGGGCCATAAAAAGATGCTCTTTTTCGGGACCTATATAGGTGAGGGTAAACGTGAGGACACCGACCATTTCTACTGGTGGCAAGGCATTGAGTCCCAGGCCCGGTTCCAGAAGCTGAAGCACGTGTTCCGTTCGTTTTTTTTCATGGACAACACGCTTAAGGAAAGGATACGCACAGCCGTCGATACGCATGCAGATTGCACCGGCTATATCTGCGCATCAAGCACATATCTTGAACATGTGAAGGATATAATTGAGAATGACCGGAAATATCACGGGAAAACACGGGACGCTGTTCTTTTCGGCGACGTGAAAGAGGGGCTTTTTCTGCGGGACCGCTGTGTGAGCCTGTGCCGTTGGGACACGCGGAACATGGGCGGTCGCGCCATGGAAGCCATGCTTGAAATACTGGAGAAAAAGCCGCGCAGGCCCGGCATTCAGTACGTTCCTGTGGAGATTGTGTAGTATCAGTCCAAAAATCGTTCGATGCGGGCACAGTATCTTGCCGAAGTGAGTCGAAGCACCCGCATGCCAAATAAACCGCTCGTTTCGGCTCCGCTCAACGAGCGGTTATGACAAGTACGCGTTCCTGATACAAAGACACGATCCCCGGCTATTTTAAGCATATCATGCGTTGAACAAGAATTCTTCCGTTAATCTTCGCTTTAATCATATATATGCCTACCGGCTGCGCATATGCGTTCCAACACACAGTTGACGGTGTAGAAGAAGGATTAAGAAAAGAATAAACAAGTTTACCGGTAACAGTATATATGCATATTTTCTCAGAAACGCATTCTTCCTTATTTTTACTTAATTGTATATGCACACTAGAACTAAACGGGTTCGGCGACACGATAAGGTGGACATTATCCTCCTTCAACGGCCGGGCCGCCGCACGAGAGACCGGATCCAGGGGAATCATGACAAATCGCGATCCGCCAGTGTCCTGATCACCCGATTTTACCTGGAAACCCGGAAACGTGACAAGCCCGTATTCGTCAGCGGTAATAGTATCGATCTGATAGACCATAGCCGTGTCGTTAACCGCCGTATTTCTTACGATGTATTCTTCCCCGGGAATTATCCTGAAATTCTGGAGCCGTCTGGGCGTTATATCAGCGGTATCATCGCCAATAGGATCCATATAGTTGGACTTCCACGATGCCAGCACAATCTCGTACCTGTTGAGTTCGTCAATCTGCTCCTGCACGCCGCCTGCCTTATAATGGGGCGTGCTCCATATAAAATGATTGTTCAACGGGAAATCAATCTCTTCCGGGACATCAGGAAAGGGAAGGTCCGCGTTGCTCGCCACATTGGAAAACGCGGGCAAGGAGTTGTTTTTCCTTATTGTGGTCAATTGCGGAAGCGCCGAGGCTATTACATCACACTCGCCGTGGCCGTACGCGCCCCGTACTCCCCCGTTGAATCCTCTCCTGCTTATCTCCAGGTTGGTGAAATAATTCCGTCCCTGTGAAGGCCAGTCAACGGTCAAATCCTTTGCCCCAAAACCATAGGCGATCCATGGCATATCATCGCCGGGACTCAACAGAAGTTTTTCTTCCTGATTAAACCAATTGTTGACAGTCATGCCTTTGAATTTTTCGTTCAGCAATTCGCTGCGCCATCCGGTAAAAGAGACTGTCATGGCTGTATCGTCATAGGCGCCCCATAACTTGCTGAAATAGCCGCGCTTATCATATACCCCCTCGTCATAATAGTCTGTGGCGCCGGAATAGGAAAACGCATAAGCGAAGAAATCGGGATAATTGTACGCAAACTGCAAGGTACCGCCTGAACCATTGGAATTCCCCTTGAGGAAAACGCGATTAGTGTCGATTCGCGCTGAAAAATAAGCGTCCTTGAAAATAAGATACTTCAGGAAATTCATCACCCGTGCCTGTGTAAAATTCATTGTGGGACCCGTGTCAACGACATCACCCAAGCGGTAATTATACGTCTGGCTGAACCCAAACCAGTATGTGTTGTCGCCTTCGGGAATCACTTTAATATCGATATGCTTGTTTGCCATATTATCCGGTATGGAATCTGTTATACCCCCAAGGTCCTGTGTGCCGCCATTCAGGCACAATTCAAGATTACAGCCTCCTAAAGTTGAATTATAACGTCTGTTTACTCCTACCCAGTATGGAAAAGCGTATTCCTGGTACCGATAGGACAAATTAAATGTATCAACATCAATATACTGCAGATAGATGCGTGCGGTCTTATAGTTCGACTGCCAGATTAAAAGAGGAGCGGGATCCGCAACGGTTTCCGCAACAGGCCCTATGCTGTTGCCGCCATCCACGCTTTTATCCTCAATGCCGCCTATGACCGCGGTTACGGCATAGTAATAGGTTCCATTTATATGAGTGGTCAACACAATCATGTTTTTACCTTCCGGCAACTGCTCCGTATTGCCTGTCGCTGCCGGGTCTAGCGGTTCTGTTACGTTTCTAGAAAAGACACAGGGAGGCGTTAAATTCGAGAATGTGGAAATCTGCGAAAGATGGTCCAGTATGTCATTATGAGCGAATCCCTGCGCAACTTCAAACCTTTTATTCTCCAATGTCAGATCAGCGACTGTTATCGGGGACGTACTGCGATACATGATATACTTTTCACCGCTCGCCACTTCATCCCAGGTAAGGAATACCTGCCCTGAGCGGAAAGATACAGCCAAATTCGAGGGTACGGCAGCGAAAACAGGCATTAGTATTGAAAGAAACAGGGGAATTAAATAAAATAGCTTCATGGCACCGTCCTTATTTATTATTTTACACAATATTTTGCTATATTATTATAATAACAAATTATCATACCAAATACAATGTCAATTATTATATTAATTATTGTTAAAAATTATACTATGTCGACGCTTTAGAGTTCCTTGCTTAATGAATGAAATAACTTTTAAAGACCTCTTTTCGAATCCAAATCTTGTTTTTCTCATAATAGACGAAAACGGGATAATACGCGATGTTTCACCCAATGCAAAAAAAATGATCGGATTTGATAAAACGTATTTCCACGGTAAGCGCTTGGAGCAGATTTTTTCCCAAAGATCATCATTCGAAAAGCAGATACTCACTATTGCATGTATTAAAGAACATGCGATATGCCCCGGTTACGTATATGTGGGTCTTCGAGGAAAAGGTACGCACAATGCCATAGAGGATGTTTTTGTCGACAAGATATTCCATTTTTCATATTTCAGTTGGGTAAATAAAAATAGCGCGAAATTCCTGCCCATATCTCTGGCGCCGCAACACGTAACACTGGAATCACCGATTGTTCAATGGCTGACAAGTCTTTATAGGCAGGTCCAGCAGCCGCTGGTGCTTCTGGATAACGATTTCAGGATATTTTTTTATAATTCCAGCTTTCTTTCTCTGCTGAATTACTACGATGATTCGAAAATCCTGGGTTTTCCCATCCTGGAATTTCTTGATGAAAGGCACAGAAATCCCAGCCCATTCGATTTTCTCAAAAAAATAAGGGACCCCGTTGGCGCTATTTCAAAGGACGTCAAACACCAATGGAAGCCGATGGTCACGGTTCCCTTAAAAAACGGTTCAGCTAAAAAAGCGGTCAATCGTCTGTTTGTTAAAAACAAGCGATTGAAATTAAAATGCAGCAATGGCGCCCTGAAAATCCGCGAAAACCAAGCCGATCCCGCAGAACCCAGCCGGCTTATTTTTTCAAAAGCCGTGAATTTTCCCAACCGGGACCTTAAAGTGGAAATATCCTTTATAGCGGAGAAGGGGATCGATGTGACAATAGCCCTTGGGCGTCCTGTTTCCGGAGGATTATACAGGTTTTTTGATCATGGATATCATATTGACATAAAATTTCACAATCATTTGTTCTGTCAATTTTCAAGAAGGTCCTCGCCTCTTTTGAGAAGCGAGATCGAGCATATTACACCGGGAACAACGTGCGCAATAACGATAAAACGCATAGGCCCGGTAATTTCCATTGAAATGAATGGCAGGATTATTATGCATTACAAGGATCCCAGGCCGATCATCGGCGTATTCGCGTCCCATTTGTACCTCTATTGCTGGGGGCATGCGCTGGAGTTAAGGAAGTTTGCAATAAGTATAAAAACTTCCAAATATAATCGTGAAACAGAGGAACATGATAGATCAAAATTCATATCCTTTGCCACGGTTCCGGGAAAGCTCTTCAATTTTTATACTGAACAGATTTACTGCATAAACAGGGTGGCATTTGTTGTAGGCTTTAATGAATTACCGATACTATCGCGTAATCCTGGAAAAGACACGCTGCTGTCGCGTTTGGAAGAGGTCCGCAACCACATTGAAAGCAATTATTTCAGAAAAACTGATTTTAAGAAACTAGCCGGTATGTGTTGCATAAGTTATGTCCATTTCATAAATAAATTCAAGGAAGTGTATGGTTCGGCGCCCAAGTCTTTTCAAATAGAATGTAAATTGCGAGAAGCTGAAAAACTTTTAAAAAGTGGGAAATACCAGATAAAAGAAGTGGGGGAAATGATCGGGTTCGAGGATGTGGTCAATTTCCATCATTTTATTAAAAAACATCGGCATACGACCCCAGGCTACATGCGAGAAAAGCCTGTCTGAGACCCTTTTAAAATTTATTATTCAGTACTAACCGATTTTTAAACTTATTTAGACTTATATAGATTATCATACCAATAATTCACCGGATACCGCGATCGATTCGATCAGTTTTCAATTCCTGTATTCCCTCGGCGACATGCCCATTTTTTTCTTGAAAAGCCTGTTGAAACTCGAGAGCGTTGAAAATCCGCACTCAAACGCCGCGCTAGTGCCACGACCACTTAATTTTTACACTTTTTGTATTTAAATTTTTCTCGCGCTTTTTTTCGTGTAAAGCGCCAGTTGATCAATATTT